>SAMEA3387459__coassemble_3361_pt1 | contig 6136 bp, 5 predicted proteins | sample SAMEA3387459__metabat2_high_PE_026 | metagenome-assembled genome bin SAMEA3387459 (sample SAMEA3387459) | Felis catus | biome: Faeces | place: United Kingdom | collected 2012 | reverse complement strand
GCCAGGTATTTGTCGAGCGCGTCGACGATGCGGAGCTGCTCGGCGAGGGGCGGGACGGGGATTAGGAAGGACTTCAGTTTTCTAGCATTTATATTCGATTGGTTGACCCCATCGGTCTTCACACTCGCACACCAGTTGCGTTCGTATTGCGTGCACATAGCGTAATTGATGTACTTAGGATTGATTAGGATAGCCCTAAAGCGAATGAGATAGCCTGCATAGATTGCGGGAATTGAGCCATCGTAATAGGCAACTTTTCCAACCCACTCTCGGCTGTTTGTGCGGTTGAAAATCAAATCTCCTGGATGTAAGTCATATTTTGCGATGTCGTCTGCATCTGATGTATAGACAAGGTCCGAATAATCAATTGTGCCAGCACGTGTTATGTTGCCCATTCGCAGAACAGGCACCGTTCCTTCTATATCTGATTTTTTAGATGTGCCGTATGAAGGCTCATCAGAAATGCTCGCAACCCTTGCCCAACTCCATCCTTCAGGGAGCTCGAATGGGATCTCGCTCTCAATGCACTTTGCCTTACCCTCACCATCGGCCCGTTTCTCATAGGGCAGCCCATCGGAACTGGACGGGCGTCCAATTGCGTGTAATCGCGTTCCAATGCCTTGCTCAAATTCATATAAAACGCGTCCGCAACAAGCGTTGTAAAATCTAGTGATATGAGCATCCCGGTTGCTTCTGTGCTTCGATGCTCTCGTCTTTAGCGCCCTCCGTTCAGTGGAGGACTGACGGTAAGTGACGCATAACAAGAAAAGGGGGCAACCGCAAATGAAAGCAACCGAGGCAAATCTACTCGACCTTATGGGCGTGGCGAAGATGCAGTTCGTCATTCCCGTGTACCAGCGAGTTTACTCGTGGAGCGTAAAAGAGTGCGAGGTGCTTTGGGATGACGTTATGCGAGCGGGGCGTGATGGCGTATCGCACTTCGTGGGGTCGATGCTCTACATCCCCGAGTCCGAGAGCTCGGCCACGAGTATTTCGCGCGTGCTGCTGATCGACGGACAGCAGCGCATGACGACGTTTTCGTTGATGATTGCTGCCTTGGCTGACTATTTGGAGAGCAACCCCGACAAGGCCGGCTTCCTTGGAGACCTCAAGATCTCAGCGCTGCGGAAGAACTACCTCTTTAACGATGATGACTACAACGGTCTGGCGCGCTACAAGCTGGTGCTCTCGCAGGACGATAAAGAGACGCTGTTCTCCATCGTGTCTGGGTCTCCCGTGCCAGATGAAAAATCGGATCGGATCGTCGAGAACCATGCGTTCTTCCGTGAAAAGATGCACGGGAAATCATTCGACCCTGCAAGGCTTTGGGCGGGGCTAAACCGCGTACAGGTCATCGACACTAAGCTCACCGCTGGCGTTGATAATGCTCAGCTCATATTTGAGTCCATGAATTCCAAGGGCAAGCCGCTCACGCCTATTGACCTCATTCGTAACTACGTTCTTATGTCGTTCCCTAACGACGAGCAGACCAAGCTTTACGAGGGTTACTGGCATCCGCTCGAGCGTTTGTTCGGAAAAGGCGGCGAAGAAGAGTTCAATGCATTTATCTGGTACTGGCTGTGGCTTAAAGTTCCCAATAGGATGCCGAAGGAGAACGAGGCTTACTACGAGTTTAAGCGCTATTTCGCCGACGACTACGATGGTGACACCGAGGGCCTGCTTAAGGAGCTGCGCGGGTATGCACATAGATACGCCAGTCTGTTCCTTGGTAAGGAGAAGGACGACGGATTGCGCCGAGTGTTCGGCAGAATCGTAAGCCTCGACGTGAAGCAGATAAGGCCCCTCTTAATGTTGCTTTATTCGGTTTACGAGGGGAATGGACTAGACCGCAATGCGTTTTTACGTATCTGCGAGACTATCGAGTCGTTTCTGTTCAGGCGAGCGGTTTGCGGCAGACTTACCACGGGCCTAAATAATTTCTTTGCCGGCATGTATCGCAATCTCGAGCAGCAGGACGATATCGAGGAGTACGTTACGGCGATGCTCCTTATCCACAGCAGCGGTATGACCGCATACTTTCCGACAGACGAGCATTTTGTCGAGGAGTTTAAGACGCGTGACTGCTACAACCGCTTCTCTAAAAAGCGCTATTACCTGGAACGCATAGAGAACTGGCACCACCCGAAGGAGCCCATCTCAGCCGACGATTACCAGATCGAGCACATCATGCCCCAGACGATCGATGATGAGCACGGCTGGAAGGAATCGCTTGGTGAGAACTGGGAAGACGTCCACGACAGACTGTGCAACAACTTGGGAAATCTTACGCTGACGGGCTACAACCAGGAGTACTCAAACCGGTCGTTCTCGGACAAGCTCAATCTGCCTGACGTCGGATTTAAGTGCAGCCCGCTCTACCTAAACAAATCGATTGTCTCGCATGAAAAATGGGGTGAGGAAGAGATTGGGCAGCGCGCGGACGAGCTGGCGAAAGAAGCGTGCGAGATATGGAAGTATCCAGACCTTCCGGCAGACGTCGTCGACAAGTACCGTCCTTCTCGTGGGGAGTCTGACGAGGCTCCTGTCTGGACTCTGCAGGAGAACCACCCCACCTTTGCCGAAGGTGGGCTCAACCAGAAGCTTTTCGATGAGGTGTGCGAGTCCGTTCTGAGTGGTAACCCTTCGTGGGAGTCCTACATAACCAAGTACTATGTAGGCTTTAGGTCGGGCAAGCGAAAACTGCATGCCGTGCTGGAAGGCAGGACTAGCAACGGTGGCTGGATTGCCGTTGGCTTGGCAAAGAGCGTGGATGATCTAACGGATCCAGAGGACATGTGCCAGGACAAACGTACACAGGGTGGATTTGGCCCGGGCCTACCAACCTATGTTGCTCTTCGGAATGCCGATGACATTCCCGCGGTACTCGATCTTATAAAGCAGTGCTAGGCAAGGGCCGGGAATCTAATTCTCTGCCCTTGCCATCTCGGAATTGCCGATGGCTTGTCTGCCCGCCTTCCCCCCCCCCCGCAATCCCGCGCGCCGCGCTCAGCAGCTCGTACTCCCTCTGGCTCTACTGGCGCAGCTTGGCCGCGCGCACGGCGTCGCGGCACAGATCCAGAGACACTTCGGTTCCCTCGCAGAAGCACTCGAGGGCAAAGGTGCCCGAGCGCTTGCGATGCACGCGCTGTCGGCGAAGAGCTATCGGCTAGACGATTCGCGCGGACAGCGGCTAAAGCGGGCGTGCGATAAATCAATAATTGATGAGAACGAACATGTGTTCGTTTATATGGTAAGATATATGCCAGCGGGAGCGATTTCATTCGATATCGTTCTTGCCGGTATTTTTTACTTTCGCATGCTGTCGACGCGGGCTTCGAATCCAGAGAGGGCGATTGCAGTGCTATACGAATTAAAATAGATCTCTAATGCTTGATTAAGACCATGTCTATGTCAAAAGACATACAAAAGTGTTAGTCTTTTGACATGAAACACTTTGATGAAATATTCGAACTGGCGGCAGATGGCTACGGCATCGTGACTACTGCACAGGCACGTGAGATTGGCGTAACCACCGGAGAACTGAGTCGATGGTGTGCCACTGGGAAATTGATGCGCCGAGGACATGGGGTGTACAAGCTCGCCCAATGGGTTCCGACGCCCCGTGATGTCTTTGCGGAGGCAGTGGCTCTTGTTGGTGACGAGGGTTTCCTGTGGGGCGAATCAGTGCTGTCTATGCACGCACTTGCACTTGTTGATCCTCGTGCCGTGACCGTAGCAACACCAAAGCGTGTTCGCCGCAAACTGCCGGCTTGGGTAAAAACAGTGTGCGCTCCAGAGAATGCGAAAACGACGTCCTATGAGGGAATCCCTTCTCAATGCGTTGCCGATGCGATTGAGGCTTGTAAGGGGTCCGTTATGACCGAACGCCTCATCGAGGCAACCAAGCACGCTCGAGCCGAGGGCCTTATTACCTCCAATGAGCATGAGAGACTGATGAAGGAGCTGTCGTGAAGGAAGTCAAGAAGCCAACCAGCAGACGTAACCTTGAAATAGCGATAGACCGACTCTGCACTGATTTGGGCGAAGAACCGGGCCGCGTTAAAAGGCTCATTGCGGCCGTTGTTGTTGGACAAATGCTACCCGATGGAGCCGCAAAGGGTGGAAATGCCCTGAAGATTCGCTTTGGGAAAGATGCCACGCGGTTCTCGCGCGACCTCGATACCGCCAGGGCATCCTCACTGAACGATTACATGACGAAGCTTGAAGATTCGCTCACTATAGGCTGGAACGGATTCTCGGGTGCCATTGTTCCGAGGGAGCCCGCATCTCCGAAGGGAATTCCAACTGCTTACGTCATGTGTCCGTTCGAAATCAAGATTGCCTACAATGGTAAATCGTGGATGACGCTGCCGCTTGAGGTCGGTCATAACGAAATCGGCGACGCCGACGATCCCGATATGGTTTCCTCGCCTGAAGCTGCGGCAATATTGAAAGGTCTCGGGTTTCCCGAACCGGGGCCGGTTCCGTGCATGAGGCTCGAGCATCAGATTGCCCAGAAACTTCATGCTGCGAGCAGCCCCGGCAGCGAGCGCGCCCATGATCTGATAGATCTCCAGATTGCAATTTCCAACGGGGAAATTGATTACCTAAAAACTCGAGAGGTCTGTATCAGACTCTTTGCGTATCGTGCGGAGCAGGAGTGGCCTCCAATGATTTCGAGGGGAGTGGGCTGGGACTCACTGTATTTCTCCCAGGCGGAAGGACTTAACGTTTTGCCGACTGTCGATGATGCCGTGGCATGGGCGAACGACTTGATTGCCAAAATCGATGCTGCTCGTTAGTGACACTGCCGAGATCTCTCGCTTACGCCATCGCGATCCCGCGCGCCACACTCAGCAGCTCATACTCCCTTTGACTCCACTGATGCAGCTCAGCGGCGTTGACGGCGTCGCGGCACAGGTCCAGGAACACCTCGGCGCCCTCACAGAAGCACTCGCGGGCAAAGTCGCCCGAGCCGTCCGCAACGCACACGCCGTCGGCAAACAGCTTCCAGCTGGACGGCTCACGAGAGTTATCTCCGAGCAGCTTGATCTGCAGTACGTGTGGGTTGCCGGCGGTGTAGAGCTCTTCCTCGAGCACCTGCACCGTAAAGCGCATCTGGTGGGAGAGGCTGCTCTTGACCATGGCCGAGGCGTAGCCGTTCGGCTTGTCCAGAAGATGCATTCGTTTTGGCTTGGTTGCCAGGTTGTGGAAGTTGCGCTCACTGCGCACAGAGAAATTGTCCATACGGACTCCTTTCATCGATGTTGGCAGGGCCACCGTGCCTCTTGGCCGGTTGGCGTCGGGATCGTGGAGCCAACTCTCTACCCCGACTCTGGATAAAACGTGCCCGCTCCTTGTGGGCAAGAGGAAGTTTATCAACGCGCGCGGACAGAAATCAAGCGCCGCCTGCGAAATGATGTGCAGACGGCGCTTGATTACGCGGCAATTATTCGGCCAACATCCGGAAAAGTGTCGAAATCAGCCGTATAAAAGTACGGAAAAGTGTCAAATTCGAGCCGCCCAAATTACGGAAAAGTGTCGAAATGGACGCGTGGAAATCACGGAAAAGTGTAAAACTGCACGTAAACAGTGGTGCGGCATAGCCTATGTTCAAACCTAGCTGTTGGGGTCGCCCTTGAGGGTGTTGATGTCCAGGTACTGGTTGTCGTCCTCTGCTTTCTGCGTTGCCGATTCGGACGCGGTGGGGCCGCGGAATAGCTGGAATCCCTCAAACGCGATCACGCCGAGCAGAGCGATGATGATGGCGATAAAGACAACCTTTGCCGCCTGCGAAAACTCCGAAAAGCGCGGCGGTTCTTCTCCGGTGTGGTAATCGGCAGCACGCTTATCGTCGGTGCCGTGGGTATACGACGATGCCGAGGCTGCCTTTACGCGCGCTTGGTTGTAATCGGCAGCGGGCGCGGCGGCAAACGGGTCGCGAGAATAGCCGCTCGACGTTTGGCCATAATCCTCGGTTTCGATGCGGCCGGCGCGAGGTTGTTCGCTCGGGCGGTTGGCGTATGCTGCGGTGTTGTCGTATGCGGAGTTGCGTTCCTCGGCAGCCGCAAACAGGGGGTTTACCGGAATGTCGAGCGCCGGCATGCCGCCCGAGGTCTCGTCCAGATCTGCCGCC
>SAMEA3387459__coassemble_2744_pt1 | contig 10724 bp, 5 predicted proteins | sample SAMEA3387459__metabat2_high_PE_026 | metagenome-assembled genome bin SAMEA3387459 (sample SAMEA3387459) | Felis catus | biome: Faeces | place: United Kingdom | collected 2012 | reverse complement strand
CGGCAAAAAAGCCGAGCTGGTTTACGACAACGATGGCATTCCGACTAGCCTTACCTACTACGTAACTGAATCGGTCGCAAGCGGAACCGGTACAACCGAGACTCTTAAAGCGTGTAAGGCTGATATCTGTAAGGCTGATGTCAATGGTGCCATTGTGGCTTGCGGTGGTACTGGTGATTTGAAGCTTATCAATCTTTACAACAACGGTCACCTCAAGCTTGAGGGCGGTGCTCTTACCCAGAAACAGGGCGATCACGTCGGTAATCTGGTTTATGCCGAGAACGGTTCGACCGTTATCATGGATGGCGGTTACATCTGCGGTGCCGATACGGGAAACTCGGGCGCCGGTGCCGGCATTAAGGTGTCAAAGAATGGCGTCCGTCGGTCGACTCTTAAAATAACTGGTGGTGTAATCGCTGGCAATAGTGCTCCGAGTGGCGCTGGCGTTTTTGCGGAGGACTACGTTAATGCCTCCGATGCGAATAAAGATAACGAATCTACTAAGGGCAACCCTACAGTCGAGATGACCGGCGGCATAATTACCGGCAACTACACACGCGATTCTGTCGACGGCCTTGGCGGTGGCATCTTGGCTTCGGGCGGCAGTGTGACCGTTTCTGGTGGCTATATCACTAACAACAAATACGCTAAATTCTGTGGCACGGATGGCAATGGTTGTCATGGCGGCGCTGGGCTTGCTGCCAATAACGGCGCCCATGTCACCATTTCTGGCGGCCAGATTACTGGCAACTATTCCGAGGAAGCCGGCGGTGGCGTTTATGTTACCGATGTTGGTCGACAAGGGCAGCCTCGCAAGGATACGGCTTGGCTCAACATTACGGGAGGAATTATTGCCTCTAACGTGAGCTACCGATCTGAAGGTGCCGGCATCCGAGTGGGCCAGATGGTTGACGCGATGATTAACGGCCCTAAAGAAAGTAACGGCACTAAAGAAAGTATAGTCTACATCACAAACAATCACTGCATGTCTCGCTTCGACTGGGGCGGCGGCGGCATCTTTGTTCAGGGCGATTCAAACACTGCATCTAATGCGGGTAGGTTATTTGTCTATAACTCCTATATAAGCAGTAATGAGGCCGGTGGCTATGGTGGTGGCGTTGCGGTTTGCCCGACGGGTAAGACTTTGGTGACAAACACCGACGGCACGGCGATTTTTGGCAATAGAGCCGCTGACGCGAGCAAGCAATATGACACGACGTACGATTCAGCTAATAATGCGGGCAATAACGGTACGCCCCATCTTTCTGGCGGCGGTCACGGCAAGAACCAAGATATTGTTGCCTACAATAAAGATGTATTTCGCACGAACGGCCATGCGGATTTCTTCCTTGCTGCAACGGGACACAGCGATCCAATCGCAGCGGTGATTGGCAAGATGCTTGGTGGCGGTGACGCCAAGTTTTCGGGAAGCATTGAACTTGAAAAGAAGATTAGTATTCCGGCTAATGGTGGTGTTCAGGTCAAGAATAGTATCGGCTTGTCTTCGGGTGTTAATGCCGGAGATGATGCTGCGACGGCTGCGCAGGGTCTTGCCACAACCTTCATCACTGGCAACTATTCCTGGAACCATGGCGGCGGCATCATGTCGAACGGCGGCCTGTACTTGGGTCAGCCAGCAGATACGTATGTTTACCCGAGCCTTAAACTGAAGGCGACCAAGGCGTTGGACGGCCGCGACCTCAAAGATGGGGAGTTCACCTTTAGGGTTTACCGCAAGGATTCGAAAGATCCTTTCGCTAATGGGACATTCAACCGCGACGTTTGCATTGAGGTAGGAACTGCAAATAATGATGCAAGCGGTAACATCACGTTTAACCTTGGTGAACAGTTCGCAACGAGTGGCACGGATGGTACGATTACATATTACCTAGTCGAAAATGCCGGAAGTGTTTCCGGCATCACATACGACCCCGTCGTGTACGAGATTAAGGTGACAGTCGAAGACCAAACGACTGTGCTCATATCTGTTCCGACTCGGGACGATCCGAACAAGACCATAGAGCTCAAAATCCATAACTACAAGATCAAAAACGTGAGCGCGGTCGAGCATCCCAAGGGCGAAACTGACTTCCAGAACGTTGCCGTGCAAGCAGATGCTACTGAGGGCTATTATTCGATTGTCGGCTCCGACGGGAGAAAGACCTTCACCAATAAGTACATTCCGTACACCTCCAGCGGCTCCTGGACTCCTAAGGCGACTAAGGTCGTTAAGGGTGGCGAGATGAAGGAGTTTACGCTCGAGTTTGCGGATAACGAGAACTTGACGGACGACAGCGTCAAGACCGTCTCGACCACTGCCGGTGGTGACAATCCTAAGACCCTGGGCTTCCCCACGATTACTTACACGCTTGACAGCTTGAAGCAGAGTGATACTGATGTTCCGGGCCGTGGCGCTTCCAAGACCTTCACGTACTATGTGCGCGAGAAGGACGATAGCTCGATTTTCTCGCATTACAAGTTCGATAATTCGGTCTACAAGTTCACGGTTGTTGCAACGGACAATACCAATGGGAACATCAACTGTGAGGTGACCTACATGAGGGGGACCGTTGGCTCCGGCGGTGAGTGGGTAAGCGCCGAGACCGAGGGCCACAAGTTTCCCGACACTACCCCCACCTTCACCAACACCTACTCCACCTCTTTGCCCCTTTCTGGTATGTCGGGCGTCACTCTGACGTACCTTGCCGGCGCGGCGGCGCTTTGCGCTGCTGCAGCCTGGATGCACATTCGTCGCAAGGCGAATGCGAAGGGAGGTGAGCGTCGTGAATAAGAAAGTTTGCTCCTTCCCGATCTTGTTTGCGCTGCTTGCCCTCCTGATCGGCACCTGCGCGGTTGTGTTCCCCGCTTCCGCGCAGGCCGCGCCGGCCTCGACCGGTTCCATCACGGTGAGCGGCACCGTGGCGAGCGGCTACGACGCCCACCAGATCTTTAGCGCCAACGTCGTCGACGGCGACAGCGACGCCAAGATCGCCACCGACCTCGCCTGGGCAAGCGACGCCGTGCGCGACGCCGCGCTGCCTGTGCTGCACAGCGCCGGCATGCCCAATTCCCAGACCACCGCGCAGGAAGCTGCCGAGTGGCTCAACAACGATTCCCACCTTACGAGCGCGCTGAGCGCACAGCTCGCTCGTTCCCTCCAGAGCTCTGGCGCCGAGCCTGTGGCCCTTAACGCGGGCACGACGGCCGAGCTGCCCTGCGGCTACTGGCTCATCGTTGCCGACGACGACGCCATCGTCCAGGGCGAGGCCGGCACCGCGCCGATCATGGTCCTGGTGGGCGGCAGTGCTGTCACCGTCAAGCCCAAGGCGGCGACGCCCAAGGTCCAAAAGCACGTGCTGGAGGACAGCACCGCCGCCTGGCAGAAGGCCGCCGACGCCACGGTCGCCGACGACCTGTACTGGCGCCTCTCGGCCACGGTCCCGGCGGGTCTTACCGCCTACGACACCTATACGGTGCAGTTCGTCGACACCATGAGTGCGGGACTCGACCCCTCCAAGGTGGCCGCGAGCATGCGCGTGTACGTGGCGGCGGGCGCGGACGGCGGCTTCGACGCGGTCCAGACCCGCAAGGACGGCCGCGCCGGCACCGAGCCCGCGAAGGGCTGGACCGACATCACGGCCCAGTGCGCCACCAAGGTAGCGGCCGACGGCAAGACCTTCACCGTGCGCACCGGCGACCTGATCGCCGCGCTCGGCGGGGCCGACGCCTCCACCGCGGGCGCCCGCGTGGTCGCCGTGTACAATGCGCCGCTCAACAGCGCATGCAACCACGGCATTGCGAAGGGCAACCCCAACGAGGTCTACCTGCGCTACCCGCGCTCTCCCTTTGCCGATCAGTCCGGCGACGCCGGATTCACCCGCACGCCGAGCGATGACGCGTGCGCTTACACCTGGGATCTCGCGCTCACCAAGCGCGGCAGCGACGGCGACAAGCCGCTTGCCGGGGCGGTCCTGAGCATCGCCGACGACCGCGGCCGCACGCTGGCGGCCGATGGCGCGTGGGATGCGGAGGGCAAGGCTACCGTCACCACGGGCGAGGACGGCCGCGTGGCCGTCTCGGGCGTGGACTCGGGCAAGCTGGAGGTCCGCGAGCTCAAGGCGCCCAAGGGCTACACCGCCTTTGAGGGTACGCGCTCCGTGACGGTCAAGGCCGAGGGCCTGGACGTCGACCAGGTGGCCGCCGCCAAGCCCAAGCTCACCATCACGGCCGAGTCGCCCCTGCGCGCCGACAGCGCGGACGGGTCGACGGGCAGCCTGGAGGCGTCGCTCATCAACACACCCACCGGCACGCCCCCTAGCATTTTCACCGGAGGCTTTATGCCCTCGACTGGCGATATGGCAATGTTCACCGCGGCCGCCGTTGCGGTCGCCGGAGCCGCGCTCATCGTGGTCGCGCTCCTGGTCAAGCGGGGAGGTGGCAGCCATAAAGAGTAGCTGGCAGCCCCACAGAGAGCGGGGCTAGACGTAACGAAGCAGATGCTTAGAAACAGACAGATGATGACCGATTGAATGAGAACCAACCGGAAAACGGATGAAAAGAGGATGAGCATGAACAAGAGCATCGCACGCCTGGCAGTAACCGCCGGCCTCACAGCAGCGTTGAGCTTCGGCGGCGTCATGGCCCCGGTGACCATGGCGTTTGCTGAGGAGGGTGCCGCCCCCAGCTATTCGCTCACGATTAACCAGGACGCGGACAATGGCCCCACTTCGTTCAAGGCGTATCAGATTTTTACTGCTGACGTTATGGACGGAACGTCCGGTAAGGTTACGTCCAACGTTGAGTGGGCGAGTGATGACGCAAAGGATGCGGTCCTGGACGAGCTTGTTAAAAATAACGCCCCTGGAATTACCAAAAAATCGACCGCTTCTGATGTTGCCGACTACCTTTCCAAGATCACTAATACCACTAATACCACGAGTTTGCCGCAGGGCAGCATCCTTAACAAGATTGCCTTGGCTGTAGAGAAGAGTGTTACCGCTACGGGCAATTCCTTTGCTGCCGGTCACACTTTCACCACTAAGAGCGCCGGCTACTACCTGTTCATGACCGATACCGGCTCGCTCAATACGAATGAGAAGCAGACCGGTACCTCGCCGATCTTTGCGGTCGTGGGCGGCGACGCAGTGAGCGTTACCGAGAAGACGAGCATCCCGACCGTGACGAAGCAGATCAAGGACGATGCTAAGGACGTCGGGTGGCAGGACAAGGCGGACTCCCAGATGGGTCAGACCGTTCAGTACAAGCTGACCGGCACGGTTGCAAGCAATGTCGACACGTTCGGCACCTACTATTATGAGTTCTACGATGAGCTGTCTGCCGGTTTGACTGTTGATGAGTCCTCTGTCAAGGTCATGATTGGTAAGACTCCGATCACGCCTACTTCTGTGACCGTGTCTGGTCCCGATTCAAATGGCAAGACGGTCTTGAGCGTAAAGTTTGAGAATCTTAAGGCTGCCGCCGGGGCGGCCGGTGTCACTGTTGACGAGAACACAAGGGTCGTTGTCAGGTACAGCGCCAAGCTCGACCCGAATAAATCCCAGCATGTCGTTGTCGGTGGCACGGGTAACTCCAACACCGTCAAGCTCATCTACTCCAACAACCCTGGCCACGATACCAAGGGTGAGTCTCTGTCCGACACCGTGCGCAACTACACCTATGCGCTCAAGCTCGTCAAGAAGGACGCGACTGATGAGAATAAGAAACTTGCCGGCGTAAAGTTCACCATCTGTGCCACTAATCCCGACGATACTGCATCCAAGGGCATGTATGTCAAGGATAATGGCTCCCTCGATAAGAAGCCTTATGAGTTCACGACCACCGACTCCGGCGAGATTAACGTCAAGGGCCTCGATGCCGGCACCTACACCGTCAAGGAAACCCATACGCTCGCCGGCTACAACGCCATCCCCGATTTCACCTTCACCATCAAAGCCACTGGCCTCGACAAAGCAGAGGGCGTGGAAGAAAACAAGCTCACGGTCAAGACGAGCACCGCGGGTTCCAATTTGGTCGAGGTTGACACGACCAACACGGACAACGGTACTGCTGCTTTGATTGTCAAAAACAAGCAGGGCTCCGGTCTCCCACTGACCGGTCTCAATGGCGTGACCTTCACTTGGATCGCTGGCGGCGCGGTGCTGTGCATTGGCGTGGCGCATCTCATTCGTAGCCGTAAGCAGGCTGAGGAGTCCGAGCAGGAGTAGCGCTCACTCACCCATCCCTTTGGCAGGTGGGATGTGATGGCCATGAGACTTGCGGACACTTTTCTCGTCCATCCACGTTCTTGCTTTGCCATTCTCTTTTCGGGGCAGACTCCGCAATGGAGTCTGCCCCGTTCTTTGGGATAACGCAGCCAGCCTCCATCGTCCGATGCGGGCACGTTCGTCATCGCGTTTCTTGACTCGTATGAGGTTCGGTTTAAGGTCCGTAGGCGCACGCGCGGTGCGGACGGTGGACGGCATTTGCGCCGAAAGCGCAAATAAGAATGCCCGGGGTTAGAGGCCCGGGCATTTAACAAAACCAGAAAACTAGGCCGCCCGCGCTCTCGTACACTTACGCGGGATGCGTCGTTTTCTATTGACATTGTATCCCGAATCGCCCCGCCGATTCGGGACATTTTGGAAACGCAAATGCGGGCCCATACTCGCGCTGCGCGATGCCGCCAGGCTGCGTTGTCCGGCGCGGAAGCTCGCAATTCGGCTATTATTTGTTTAGACAACTTGAGTTGCAAAGGAGTGACCGGTGATGGTGCAGGGCGCCAAACACATGAAGAGCAATAACGCCGCGGCCAACGGCGGCTCAAGCCCTCAGCCCAAACCTCAACCAAAGCCTAAGCGCCGTCGCAAGCGGCTGCCGCGCTGGGCCGACCGGCTCATCACCATCGTCATCATCCTTATTGGCGTGGGCCTTATGACCTGGCCGTGGATCTTGGACCGGCTCGAAGCCTCGGGCGTGTTCAACCAGATTAGCACGGTGTCCAGCACCGTGGACGCGCTGTCTGCCGAGGAGCGCGAGCGCATCCTGCTGCAGGCGCGCTCCTATAACGAGCAACTGGCGGGCGAGGCCACCGAGCTTCCCGCCGACCAGATCGAGCCTTACACTCAGCAACTTATCTTTGACCGCGACCCCATGATGAGCTGGGTCGATATCCCCTCAATCGACGTGAGCATGCCCATCTACCACGGCACGAGCGAGGAGGTCCTCATGGCGGGCGTCGGCCACCTGGAGGGCACGAGCCTGCCGGTGGGCGGCACCTCGACGCATTGCGTGCTCACCGCGCACTCGGGCATGCGCAACCTGAGCATGTTCGACGACATCCACTCGCTGGAGCCCGGCGACCTGGTGCTGCTGCACACCATGAACAAGACGCTCGCCTACAAGATGGTGGACTCCGAGGTCGTGCTGCCCGAGGAGATGGAGTCGCTGACCATCGAGCCCGGCGCCGACAAGGTGACGCTCGTCACCTGCACACCCTACGGCGTGAACGATCATCGCCTGCTGGTGCATTGCGTGCGCACCAAGCACAACAAGAAGGATGTCGACAAGCAAAAGTCGCTGGCCGGCCGCCACTGGGGCAAGCGCGAGTTTGCCGTGCTCATCGTGGTCGTGGCCATTGTGCTGTTGCTGCTGGACATCGTGATCCACGCGGTCCGCAAACGTCGCAAGACCAAGGCCTCGGCATAAGACATTCTCCAGAGCCGCCGCAATGGGGACGGGCGCCTTTGTGGTAGTCGGGGTTTCTAAGCCGTTCCAACCGCCGCTCTCGTTACGTTTTCGCTGCATTTGGGTAAAGCACCTGCTCCAAGCGGCGTTGCCTTGTATACTAGAGCGGTTTATCTGTTATGCGGAAGGGAGCGCCTATGGCACTCAGCGAGAAAGACGTGCGCGGCATCGCCGAGTACGCAAAGATCGCACTGACCGATGACGAGCTCACCCAGATGACGTCCTACCTGAACGACGCCGTCCAGATGCTCGAGCCCGTCTTGCAATATGACTTGCCCGACGTGGAGCCCACGTTCCATCCTATCGGAAGCCTGTCCAACGTGATGGGCGATGACCTGCGCGAGCCCGAGCGCGACCTGCCGCTCGACGTCGCGCTGGAGAACGCCGGCAGCGCGCGCGACCGCTACTTCCGCGTGCCGTCCATTTTGGGAGAGAGGGAGAGCGAGTAATGGCGCAGAGCTTCGATTCCCTTACCGCCGCCCAGATCGCCGCGGGCGTTACCGCCGGCGACTTTACCGCTACCGAGGTGGCCCAGGCCTCCCTTGCTGCCATCGAGGCGCGCGAGGGCGGGGTCCAGGCATTCCTGCAGGTGGCGCCCGAGCTCGCGCTCGAGGCCGCCGCGCGCGTGGATGCCGACCGTGCCGCAGGCAAGCCGCTGCCCCCGCTTGCGGGCGTGCCGCTGGCCATTAAGGACAACATGAACCTTGTGGGCACGCGCACCACCTGCGCTTCCCGTATGCTCGAGGACTACCAGAGCGTCTACACCGCTACCTGCGTTCAGCGCATGCTGGATGCCGGCTGCCTGCCCATGGGCAAGGCCAACATGGACGAGTTCGCCTTTGGCAGCTCCACCGAGAGCTCGGCGTTCCGCCGCACCAACAACCCCTGGAATACCGAGCGCGTGCCCGGCGGCTCCTCGGGCGGCTCCGCCGCAGCCGTCGCCGCGGGCGAGGTCGCGCTCTCGCTGGGCTCGGACACCGGCGGCTCCATTCGCCAACCGGCGTCGCTGTGCGGCGTGGTGGGCTTTAAGCCCACGTATGGTGCTGTGAGCCGTTACGGCGTGGTCGCCTTTGGCTCGTCGCTCGACCAGGTGGGTCCCTTTGGCCGCACGGTCGAGGATGTCGCGCTGGCCATGAACGCGCTTACCGGCGCGGGCCACGATCCGTACGACTGCACCAGCCAGGATTGCGCCGTCGACTTCACCGAGCATCTCAACGACAGCATCGAGGGCAAGCGCGTGGGCATCATCCCCGCGTTTATGGAGGCCGAGGGCCTGACGCCCGAGGTCAAGGCCGCCGTTCAGTGCGCCGCCCAGGAGCTGCAGAACCAGGGCGCCGAGCTGGTCGAGGTCGACCTGCCGCACCTGGACGCCGCCATCGCCGCCTACTACGTCATCGGCCCGGCCGAGGCGTTCTCCAACCTGGCCCGTTTTGACGGCATTCGCTACGGCTATCAGGAGGAGGGCTGCGCCAACCTGTCCGACCAGAGCTCGCTCTCGCGCGCCAACGGCTTTGGCGCCGAGGCCAAGCGCCGTCAGATGCTCGGCGCCTACCTGCTGAGCTCGGGCGTGTACGACAAGTATTACTATGCCGCGCAAAAGGCCCGCACGCTCATCACGAAAGACTACGACGCCGCGTATGCCAAGGTGGACACCATCCTCATGCCCGCCTCGCCGCGCACGGCCTTTAAGTTTAGCGAGATCAGCGACCCCACGCAGATGTACCTCTCCGACCTGTACACCATCTCGCTCAACATTTGCGGCAACGGCGGTATCTCGGTGCCGCTGGGCCTGGGCGAGGACACTCAGCTGCCCGTTTCTGCCCAGCTGGTGGGTCCGGCGTTTAAGGACCGTCAACTGCTCACGTTTGCCCGCGCCCTGGAGCGCGGCTTTGCCGATGCCGCCACGGGTGCGCCCGCGCTTTCCGTCGCGCCCGATTTTGCCGGGAAGGGAGGCGAGCTGTAATGAAGGAGCTTTCCGAGGTCCTGCAGGATTGGGAGGCCGTGATCGGCCTGGAGATCCATACCGAGCTCACCGCACTCGATACCAAGATGTTCTGCAACTGCAAGCTCAGCCACGATGACGAGCCCAACGCCAACGTGTGCCCGGTATGCCTGGGCCTGCCCGGTGCACTGCCGGTGCCCAACAAGCGTGCCATCGAGAGCATCGTCAAGGCGGGTCTGGCCACCAACTGCGAGATCCAGCGTCACTCGATGTTCTACCGCAAGCATTACTTCTATCCCGATATGGCCAAGAACTTCCAGACCACGCAGGGTCCGGTCGCTTTTGCCATGTACGGTCACCTGAATCTGGATGTGACCGGTCGCGGTGCCGCCGAGCGCCCCGACTGCGCGTTTGGTGAGGCCGAGGCCCAGAGTCTGGCGAGCGCCTCGGCCAACGCCGAGGGCCTGTCCAGGTCCATGACGTCGACCATGCGCGAGGGCAACCAGCGCGCCGGCCATCTGGCCAGCTATGACGCGTCCAACCTGCAGATGCCCGAGCGTCGCGAGGACGGTTCCTACACGGTGCCCATCCGCATCCTGCGCATCCACATGGAGGAGGACGCCGCCAAGATGGTGCACGTGGGCGGTGCCGAGGGCCGCATTACCGCCGCGGCCGAGTCGCTCGTCGACTACAACCGCTGCGGCACGCCGCTGATTGAGCTCGTCACCGAGCCCGACCTGCGCACGCCCGAGGAAGCGCGTCTGTTTATGGAAAAGCTCCGTCGCATCTTTGTGACGCTGGGCATTTCGGACTGCTCCATGGAGAAGGGTTCAATGCGCTGCGACGGCAACGTGTCGCTGCGTCGCCGCGGTGAGACCAAGCTGGGAACCAAGACCGAGCTCAAGAACCTCAACTCGTTTAAGAGCCTGCACGATGGCCTTGCCTACGAGATTTGCCGCCAGGCCGAGGTGCTCGAGGAGGGCGGCATCATCTATCAGGAGACCCGCCACTGGGAGCCCAGCCGCAAGCGCACCGTGGT
>SAMEA3387459__coassemble_2487_pt1 | contig 15225 bp, 9 predicted proteins | sample SAMEA3387459__metabat2_high_PE_026 | metagenome-assembled genome bin SAMEA3387459 (sample SAMEA3387459) | Felis catus | biome: Faeces | place: United Kingdom | collected 2012 | reverse complement strand
CGGCTGCGAACATTGATGCCCCGGGCGTGGTGTATGCCGTGGACTACCTGACGGCCTCGACCGTCTCGGTGCTCGATGGCGGCGAGCCTGTCGTCGATGCACGCGGCCTGGACGTCGTGGTCATTGGCGGCGGCGATACCGGTAACGACTGCGTGGGCACCGCGGTACGTCAGGGTGCACGCAGCGTGCGCCAGTTTGAGTTCTTGCCGGCGGCGCCTGATGCGCGCGCGGCGAGCAACCCCTGGCCGCAGTGGCCCAACGTGAAGAAGACCGATTACGGCCAGCAGGAGGCCATCGCTGCCATGGGCGGCGAGATGCGCGCTTGGGGCGTGGATACGCTCGAGGTGCTGTTGGACAAGAAGGGCGCGGCCGCGGGCCTGCGCGTGGTCGATCTGGATTGGTCGGCTGGCAAGCCCGAGCGCATCGCGGGCTCCGAGCACGAGGTACCGGCGCAGCTGGTGCTCATCGCCTGCGGCTTTACGGGTCCTGAGCATGGCGTGTTCGATGCGGTAGGCGTGCCTGTTGCCACCGCTGGTCGTCCGCTGCCTGTGATGGCTGCTGAGGGCTCTCATCTTGCGGCCCGTGTCGACGGCGTCGCCGCGGATGCCGCACCGGTGTACGTGGCCGGTGACGCCCGCAACGGCAGCTCGCTCGTGGTGAACGCCATGGCCGATGCCCTGGCCTGCGCTGCCGAAATCGCCGACGCACTGGAGCTGTAAAGTAGTCATTTAAGAACGTCCCCAATGACTAGTCATTTTTTGTCTAGTCGTTGGGGACACTCTTTGCGAGCGATTTGCTCGTTTGTCGACGTACGGGTGTTCATTTGTCGACTTCTTGGGCTGTGGTCACCTGTTGTTTCTGTGGTGGCTGTGGGCATCTGGCTCAAAAGGGCGGGTTGGCCGTCTATGTTTACCTGCGGTTTTGTTGCGGTGCGCATTTTCGGTCAAGCATCCCGTCAAGTGTTTGGTCGGCAGTTGGTTTGCAGCCGGAGGCCTATTTTGTCCGTGCTGACAGTGGCTGCCCACCCTCCTCGTAAGCTCAAATTGAGGTTCATCAGTTTGAGGAGGATGCCGTGACTGACCACGTTTTAGACCGAGCGCATCTGGCCGAAGCCGTCGGCAACGATATTGCCGACATGGCCCATTTTTGGATGCTGCGGAAGTTTCAGTTTTTGGAGCCGGCGCGCGAGCAGTTTGAGATCATTGTCGACCCGTGGCTCAGCTATCGCACCGAGCCTTCCCAAAACGAAATCATGGCCTACAACATGGCGTTTACCGATTGGCTGCTCTTCGAGCGCCCCTATCGCCATGGCAAGACGCTGCTCGAGCTGTATGTTGATGAGCCGCCGGCATCGCTTTCGCCTGCCTCGCTCAAGCGGCTCGAGCAGGTGCGCGACACACAGTATTTCTCGCGCTTTGGCATTTTGGACAAGGATCCTGCGAACGGCATGGTCGCGCTGAAGGATACGCGCACCGACCGTCGCTTTGATACCTACGACCCGCATATCGTGCAAAAGGAGCATTGGAGCGACGGCGCGATTGCGGTGCGCCTCGCCTGCGTCGACGATGTCTGGCTGACGGCGGGACAGCTCTATCTGTATGACATCGCGCGCCTGAGCGACACGGCGGTCGATGGGCCGGGTGCGGTGCATCCGGAGGACCTGCAGGACGGCTTCGACACCTCGTGCATCAGCTTCTTTTTGCGCCTGGTCCGCGACATCATGGGCGCCCAGGGGCGCTACGTAAAGTCCCTCAACATCTACGAGCAGGAGTGGGAGTAGGGGATGGGCTGTCGCAGCGCCGCCGCGTGTCTATTTGTCTCGATCTGTAACGCTTGGCGGCTGTTTGAGCCCGTAACTGTTACAGATCGAGACGGAAGGTTGGCGGCTGCCGAAAGATCTTGTTCTGTAACAACTAGAGGCTCAAAGACTGTCTTCCTGTTACAGATCAAGACATTTGTCAGCGGAGGCAACGGTGACGATGGTCCATTTGTCTGACGTGGTGGTGATGAAAGTGTCTAATACCGTTCTCAAACACAAACATGCGACTCGCAACACGTTGGCGCGGAATAGGATGCTCGCGCGGCTCACGGAGACGGCCAAGCAAGGTGCGCTGCTTGCAACGCATGACAATACCGAGCTCATGTGGCTGCGACGCCATGTTGGAACCGACGATATCGCGGAGCCCGAGCCGTACCTGTTCTGTTTTCAGCATGATTGGGATGCATTGACGCCGGCGGAGCGAGCGCTGAGGACTATCAAAGGGCTTGCGGAATTTCATCCCGATTGGGCGTTTTGGGGCTATGACGCGGCGCTTTTGTGGGGTCTGGAGGTGCCGAATGATCTGCTCGGGCCGCGTTTCCTTGTTAAGACTTGCTGTTCGGTGACGTTGAGCAGCGGGTGCAGGTTGTTGCGTCCACAGATGGCGGGTGCGCTTGAGCGCGTCGGCGGCGTGCGAGTGACGCCGTTTTGGCGCACGGTGGAGGATTGTCTGCTGCGTGCGCCGTTTTCGTATGGTCTGGCGATCGCCGATTCTGCACTGCGGGCGAAGGGCGTATCACGTGGGGATTTGTGCGAGCGCCTCCGCGCCGATTGCGAGGGCAGGCGAGGGTATCGCAGGGCACAGGTGATTGCGTCGTATGCGGACGGGCGGTCCGAAAACGGCGGCGAGTCTCGGTTCCGAGCGTTCTTTATTGCGTACGGTTTTCTGGTTCCGGAGCTGCAGGTGGAGTTTCGCGACCCGCTCGATCCGAGCCAGGTGTTTCGCGTCGACTATTTTTGGCGGCTCGAGAACGGGACGTGTGTCATCGGCGAGCTCGACGGAAAGGGGAAGTACACCTTGCAGAACGGCGAGGGCCGGGAGTCGGTCGACCCATTCGTGGCAGAACGTCAACGGGAGTCCCATCTGACAATGCTCGGGCATAAGGTGCTTCGGTTTACGTTTAACGAACTCAAAGACCCGGGGAAGCTGGTCGAGAAAATGAGGCTGGCGGGTATTCCTCGGCAGGCTGAATTGGCTGAGGAGTGGAGACGTCAGTGGTATGGGCGCTGAGAGGTTTTGTCTCAATCTGTAACGTTTAGAGGTTATTTGAGCTCGTAACTGTTACAGATCGAGACAAACCGGTGAAACGTCGACCGAATGTCTCGATCTGTAACATCAAGGGGCCCAATAACCCTGTACCTGTTACAGATCGAGACATTCCCCTGATGTTGCTGGGATGGGGCTGCAACGTATTCCGTCCCCCACATCCCCTCTTCCCTCCGTTAACCGATATGTTCGACTTTAGGTCGCTGCATTAGGTAATAATGGACAAATGTTCATGTTAATCGTGAGGGAGGAGCTCGATATGGCGTCTGCCGATCGTTCCACGTTGTTTATCAATGCGACCATCCTGGATGGTTCGGAACATATGGAGCCGCAGCCCGACATGGCCGTGGCCGTTGAGCGCGGTGTCATCACGTGGATGGGGCCGAGTGCTGTGGCGCAGGCGCCTGCAGGTGCCGAGGTCATCGACCTGGCAGGGGCGTGTCTCATGCCAGGCCTCATCAATATGCATGTGCATCTATGCGGCTCGGGCAAGCCGGTTTCGGCGGGCGATGCGGGCGCGCTGATGAAGAAGCTCGATAATCCCGTGGGGCGCGCCATCGTGCGCCACATTCTTAAGGGCAGCGCCCAACAACAGCTGGCAAGTGGCGTGACCACGGTGCGCGGCGCGGGCGACCCGCTGTTTGCCGATCTTGCCGTGCGCGATGCTATCGATGCCGGCAAGTATCAGGGTCCGCGCCTGGTGGCACCGGGAACGGGCGTCACGGTGCCGGGCGGCCATGGTGCAGGCTTGTTCGCCCAGGTGGCCAACAGTCCCGCCGAGGCAGCCGAACAGGTGCGCGACCTGTATGCGCGCGGTGCCGACGTCATTAAGCTGTTCGTAACGGGCGGCGTGTTCGATGCGACCGAGGTGGGCGAGCCGGGCGTGCTGCGCATGCCGGTCGAGGTTGCCGCTGCGGCGTGCAAGGCGGCGCACGAGGTTGGCCTTCCGGTCATGGCCCATGTCGAGAGCACCGAAGGTGTGAAGGCCGCGCTTGAGGCCGGCGTTGACACGATTGAGCACGGCGCTCCGATGACCCCCGAGATCCTGGAGCTGTATCACGGTGCCGCGGGTACGCAGCTTGAGGGGCGTGCGCCCAGCGTTACCTGTACGATCAGCCCGGCGCTGCCGTTTGTGTTGCTCGACCCGGAAAAGACCCATTCGACCGATACGCAAAAGAAGAACGGCGACATCGTGTGCTCGGGCATCATCGAGAGCGCCCGTGCCGCATTGGAAGCTGGCGTTAAGGTAGGCCTTGGCACAGATTCGAGCTGCCCGTTCGTGACGCAGTACGACATGTGGCGCGAGGTGGCCTACTTTGCCAAGTATGTCGGCGTGAGCAACGCCTTCGCGCTGCATACGGCTACACAAGTCAATGCCGAGCTGCTGGGGCTGGGCGGCGAGACCGGCACAATCGAGTGCGGTAAGGCCGCTGATATCCTGGTGACGCGCGAGAACCCGCTCGATGATCTGTGCGCTCTGCGTGAGCCGATGCACGTGATGTGTCGCGGTGATCTGGTGCGCAAGCTGAAGGTCAAGCACATCCCCGAGGTTGACGCCGAGCTCGACGCGATTATGGCCATGCCGGCAGAAGCCCTGGCAGAGGAGCTCGCTCGCGACGGCGTAGCTTAGGCGCTGGCGCGACGGCTTCATCGAATGATGTCGCTCCATGCAAAAAAAGCCGAGGTCTCAACACGAGGCCTCGGCTTTTATTTTGTCCTATGGTGTGGCGGCTACGAGCGCGTTTCCATCTTGGCGTGGCACTTGGGGCAGGTGACGCGGATCTTGCCCTTGCCCTTGGGAACGGAGAGCATCTGGCCGCAGTTGGGGCACTTGAGATAGGCCGTGGTCTTGCGGCCCTTCCACATCTTCTTGGCTGTGCGCTTGGCACGTTCAAAGTCTTCCTTGCTAGTACCGGCTGCGCGCGAGGCGTTGGCCGCTGCAGCTCCGCCGCCCAAGCTGGCGACGAACTTGCCCAAGCCGGGAACATTGGCGGTCGTGGCGACAAAGGCCTCGTTCTCCTTGCGACGTGCGTCGATATTTTTGGACAGGCCGCGCAGCACGCCAATCACGATAACGGCGATGGCGATCCAGCTGAGCCACTGGATTCGGGCTATCGATCCGATCATCGCGATGACGATGCCGGCAAAACCCATCACGATGGTGAGCTCGTCGGCGCCGTTGCGTCCTTTCATAAAGTCATTCATGCAAATTGCCTTTCGTTCGATATGCTGCACGCCTTTATACCCGATTTAGAGCAAGGGGGACAGGTTAATCTGCACCAAGGTGGTGCAAACATTCCTGTCCCCGGAACACCAAAACGGTGCAAAGTAGTCTGTCCCCAATGCCCCAATTACTTGGAGAGCTTGTCGACGACGCGTTCGATCTCGGCGAGCTTGGCGGCCTTGAGGTCTTCGTCGCCCGATTCGATTGCCGAAGTCACGCAGCCCTCGATATGCGCCTTGAGCACATCGGCGTTAATGCGCGCGAGGAGCGCCTGTGTGGCCATGAGCTGCGTGGAGATATCGACGCAATAACGGTCCTCATCGACCATCCGCAAGATGCCGTCGATCTGGCCGCGTGCCGTCTTGAGCATGCGGGTCACCGATTTATGGTCTGCCATCATGGCGGGTCCTCGTTTCTGGTCGATCTTTCGGATATCCCTGTCAGTTGCGGTGAAATACGGACTGTTCAAAGGCCTAGGGCGGCTCAACAGTCCGTATTCCACCGCAACTTCTGAGGATTGAGTAGGCAGCGCCTGCTATGCGGCGGTCACGGATAGGGCGTGGAACTTCTCGCCCGCGGCCTCGACGGCGGCGGCGAGCTGCTCGGCGGTCACGGTGTCGGCGCACTCCACCTGGACGGTCTGGGTTTCGTGATCGGCGTCGGCGTCGGTCACGCCGGCCACGTTAAGCAATGCCGTCTCGACGGTGGCGTCGCAGTGGCCGCACATGAGGCCGGAAGTCTTGATTGTGTAATGCATGGGTATTCCTCTCTGTTGCGTCGGCTTTCCCAGGCACCCGACCTTGACCTTCAAGCCGTCGCTCGCGTACCAAAGTACGCGTCGCTCCTCTTTCAGGTCAATCTCGGGCACCTGGAAAACCCGTTCTAAATGGACTAAATGGTGAGCCTATTTTGCCACTTTCGGCTTAAAGGTTCGCAGGCGCAGTGCGTTGGTCACGACGCAGACACTCGACAGGCTCATTGCCGCGGCGCCGAACATCGGCGAGAGTTGCCATCCCGTGAGCGGGAAGAACACGCCCGCGGCGAGCGGAATGCCGATGCCGTTGTAGAACAGCGCCCAGAACAGGTCCTGCTTGATGTTGCGAATCGTGGCGCGCGAAAGCTCGATGGCGCGGGCGACATCCATGAGGTCGCTGCGCATGAGCACCACATCTGCTCCTTCCTTGGCGATGTCGGCGCCGGTGCCGATCGCAAGGCCCACGTCGGCGCGCGCCAGGGCGGGAGAGTCGTTGATGCCGTCGCCCACCATGGCGACCTTGCCGCCCGCATCCTGCAGGTTGCGCACGTGGCGTTCCTTGTCGGCAGGGAGGACGTCGGCGATAACCTGTTCGCTGCTCAGTCCCACGCGGCGGGCGATGGCCTCGGCCGTCACGCGGTTGTCGCCGGTGAGCATGCGCGCATCGACGCCGAGCGAACGCAGCGCGGCGATGGCCTCGGCGCTCGTCTCTTTGACCTCGTCGGCCACGGCGATGATGCCGACAAGCTCGCCGTTCTTGGCAAAGAGCAACGGCGTCTTGCCCTCGGTGGCAAATTGCTCGGCAACGCCGGCGGGCACCTCCGCGCCCAGCTCGTCCATCAGGCGCACGTTGCCAGCTGCGATGACATTTTGCCCCTCGCGCGCCGTCACGCCACGACCGGGCACGGCGGCAAAGTCCTCGACCATGCGCGCGACGATTCCGCGCGCCTCACACTCGGCCATAATCGCCTCGGCCAGCGGGTGCTCGCTCGAGCGCTCCAGCGCGGCAGCAAGCTTCAGCAACGCTTTTTCACTCATGGCGGGCGAGCCGTCAGCGCGCGTGGCTACCACGATATCGGTCACGGCCGGCTTGCCGCGGGTGACCGTGCCCGTCTTATCGAGTGCCACGGTGCCCACGCTGCGCAGGTTCTCCAGCGCCTCGGCGCTCTTGAACAGAATGCCCATCTCGGCGCCCTTGCCGGTGCCCACCATAATGGCGACGGGCGTGGCCAGGCCCAGCGCGCACGGACAACTGATCACCAGCACAGCGACGGCGGAGGTGAGTGCCTCGTTCACGCTGCCGGTCAGTGCCATCCACACCGCAAAGGTCACGGCCGAGATCACAAACACCACGGGCACAAACACGCCGGCGACCTTATCGGCCATGCGGGCGATGGGCGCCTTGGTGGCGTTGGCGTCCTCGACGAGCTGGATAATCTTGGCGAGCGACGTGTCGGCGCCCACACGCGTGGCGCGGAAGGTAAACGAGCCCGTGCGGTTGACCGTGGCCGCGTTGACAGTGTCGCCGGCGGTCTTCTCCACGGGGATGGACTCGCCGGTCAGCGCACTTTCGTCCACGGCCGAGCTGCCCTCGAGCACCACGCCGTCGACGGGGATGGACTCGCCGGGGCGCACACGCAGTATCTGACCGGGCAGAATGGCATCGACTTCGACGGTGGCCTCGGTGCCGTCCTCGACCATGACGGTCGCGGTCTTGGGCGCCAGGTCAATGAGTGCCTCGATGGTGCCGCCGGTCTTGGATTTGCTGCGTGTCTCGAGGTATTTGCCCACGGTGACCAGCGACAGGATCGTGCCCGCACTCTCAAAATACAGGTTGTCCATGCTCGTCATCATTGCCTCGTGCACCTGACCTGTGGCCAGCTGGTCGGCCATGATGAACATGGCGTAGAGCGACCAGGCGATGGAAGCGGTGGCGCCCACGGCAATAAGGGCGTCCATGGTGGGCGCGCCGTGCGCGAGCGATTTAAACCCGTTGATAAAGTACGCGTCGTTGACATAGACGATGGGAATGAGCAGGACAAGCTCGGTGAGGGCGAGCGTCATGCTGTGGGTGTGGTCGGTGAAGATGCCGGGCAGTGGCCAACCGAGCATGTGCCCCATGCCTATGTAGAACAGCGGGATGAGGAAGATGATTGAGATGATGAGGCGGGTGCGCATGGCGGAGGCGGCGGCCTCCAGCTTTTTGGTGGGCGACTCCATATGGGCGGCGCCGGACCTGGCTTGCGCACTGCCGTTTTGGGCGGCGTCGGTGCCCGTGCTGACGGGCGAGGCCGAGTAGCCAGCGCGATCGACGGCGGTGCAGATGTCATCGGGGGAGACCTGTGCAGGGTCATAGTCCACCAACATGGAGCCGGCGAGTAGGTTGACGGCGACGCTTTGGACGCCGTCGAGCTTGCTGACGGCGCGGTCCACGTGCGCCTGGCAAGCGGCGCACGTCATGCCGCCTACGTCGAACTTATCTTGAGCCATGGCTTCTCCTTTCTGTGGTTCGGTGGCGTGAATGTTAACCTGTCGATACTATACACCCATACCCCCTGGGGGTGTCTAGTACAGAAAGAAATGTATGACATTTCGTTACAGATGAGGATAGTTGGTTGGCCGATGGACCGTCCCAACCAATCATCTCAATCTGTAACGTCTGGACCGGTTTTTGAACCATAGCTGTTACAGATTTAGACAAACATTTCAGCCGAGAACTAACGTCTCGATCTGTAACAACTAGACCCCGTTTTACCGAGTATTTGTTACAGATCAAGACAAACAGTTGGCAGGAAACTTAATGTCTCAATCTGTAACATCTGGCGGGAAATATGACCTCTAACGTTACAGATCAAGACATAGAAATCGGCCGAAAACTAACATCTCGATCTGTAACATCTAGACCGGTTTTTTGGGTTCTAACTGTTACGGATTGAGACAATTGCCGGGGAGGGGTCCCGTCACGGTAAGATGCCCACTCCCTAGATACAGAATCCGGGGATCACACAGGTTCGTTTGTTTGGCTTGTCCGCAGGCGTTGCGTACGTAAAGGCGTCGCCGTCGTGGCCCACACGGTTTATGTAGAGCGTGCCTTCGGTCTCCGATGAGTCGGGGCTCACCGTGCGCTCCCACCAGCAGGTGTCCTTGCCCTTCCACTGGCGGACCATCGTCTCGTTCGTGGAATACGGGCTCACCTTGAGCTCGCGGAAGAGCTGATACTCCTTGCCCTCGCCGTTGTAGATGTCTGCCAGGTAGTGATAGCCCTCGGCAAACGAATCGGGCGGTTGCGTACCGCACAGCTCGACCATGGCGGGCAGCCAAAGAGTTGCGGGCAACTCGCTCAGACACGATGCACTGTTGGCGGCGCCAGCGTTATTCGAGACCTTTTTGACAGATTTGATGAGTGCGCGCAACTTGTTGGGCAGCAGCTTAAGGCCGTCGCCGTCGAGCCATTCCCGCAGCTCGCAATCTGCCCAGCCGGCGCTCGGCGGTTCAGCCGCAGCGTTGCGCTCGGCAACACCCGCGTCGAACATAAACGTCAGTCCGGCCTTGCCCGTCCCGTCCAGAAGCTCATCGTGACGGATGCCCACAAGCTGCGCGCCGACCTCCAGCCCGTTGGTGAGTTTCACGCGCTTGGTACACGGATAGGGGATATGCCCATCGGCATCGAGCAGGTGATAGCGCTGGGCTATCTCGCGTGCCTCGCTACGGGTCTCGGCGGCCTTAATCTTGAGCGAAATCTCCTGCAACTGATCCCAGGTGTAGTCGTCAAGTGAACCGCGGATGCCACCCAGGTAGTCGGGGATGCCAAAGCTATGGGTTGCCGCGCCAACGACGCTGAGCCCCGCAACGACTGCAACGACGCCACCGATAATAAAGCGGCGGCGGGTCGTGGCATCGTGACGGGCCTGATCCAGGACCTCTCGTGCGCGCTCGCCGGCGACGTCGACCTTAAGGTGCGTGCCGGAATCGATATCAATCGCGGCCTCGTCTCCTGTGCCTTCGCGGCCCTCGGATTCGGCGTCGGTGAGGTATGTCGAGAGCACCTCGAGCATCTGCTGCTCGGTAGGGCGATCGCACTGCTCGACTGAGAGGCCCTTCATGATGATTTGGACGAGCGCTTCATCGCTCTCGCAGCGCGGCTCGAGCGGTGCCGGCTTGGTCTTGGTCTTTACGAGATAGAACGAGCCGGTTGCAGCGGCGTCCGTCGACTCAAAGTCAAACGGTTTGCGACCGCTGTAGAGCTGGTACAAAATGCTCGAAAGCGCATAGACGTCGATTGCCGGCGAACGGCGAAGGGCCGCGATGCCTTCGATATCCTGCGTGAGCATCTCGGGCGCGGCGTATGCGGGCGTGGCAAAGCGCCAGATGTCGGCGCGCCGAGTGATCGTGTCGTCGCCGAGAGCCATGGTCGCGGAGCCCATGTCGATGAGGCAGGGGTCAAAGGAGCAATCGGCAATCTGCTGCTCGAGCGTTCGGCTGGTGGTGCGGAACATGATATTGGCAGGCGACAGGTCGCGATGGATGACCGGATTCACGAGGCCTTGGGTCATCAAGAGCGCACGAAGCACGGCGTTTCCGACGGCGGCGACCATCTGGGTGTTCAGCCCGCCCGAGGCGTCGTGCGGAAGCAGGGGCAGCGCCTGCTTGAGCGAGGTGCCCTCGACCCACTCCATGAGGATGAGCGGGTCGTCCTCGCACGATCCGTAGCCATAGACGCGCGGAAATCCGCGCAGGTGCGAGACGGTACACAGATGACGGTACTCCTCGAACAGCGCAGCGGTGTTGGCCAGGTGCGCGGCCGATTGCTCGGCGGAGCGGTCGGGGGCTTGGCCGGAAAGGATAGCGTTGTCCTTGAGTAGCTTGACGGCAAAGACCTCGCCGCTCGTGTTGGTCGCGCGCAGCACGTGCCCGATGTTGCCGTTGTTGCGGTGGGCCGTCTGGAGAATAAGCGTCATAAACCGACGTTTGGCGTCGTCCTCGGCGCTGGGGTCGACCGCCACGGCGGTATCGAACGTATCGAGACGGATGAGTTTGTCGCCATAGGCGCTATCGGTAGTATCCATGGCGTTCCTTTGTCTGGCATGGGTTGCCGCAAGTATACGTGAGCAGTGCGGATATCGGTAAAGTATCATGATAGCCGCACTGCCCACGTATACCGCTGAGCATTGTCGTTTACGACGCAGAAGGTAGAAGACGAAAGACGGACGGCGACCGTCTTTCGATCGCCGTCCGTGCTAGTCCACAATGACAAGGAATGTCGTGCAGAGACCCAGATGGAGCCTGTCGCTGTTTTCGATTTCCACTGGGGGATAGATCTTGCCGGGCTCGCGTTGGTCGCGTGGCGGCTCAATCACAATATCGCCGTCGCCTGCACCCGATTCGACTACCGTGCCGTTGGTCGATCCAAGGCCCTGGGCGTACCAGTGCTCACCCTCAAGCCAAATGCGAAGATGCTCGCGCGATGCGTCGGCGCCCACATCGGTGATGCTGGGCGAGGTTTTGGGCAAAGAACCAATCACGGTGCCGTGCGGATCGCGTGTGAGGGGATGGATTTGCATGTCGACGCAGTTGTCGGCATGGGTTCTGAGCAGACCGAGGTTGGGGGCGACGGTGCGCGGCTGCTCCAGGCTGCTCATAAAGCCACGTCCGACGGTAGTTTCGGGGGTGCCAAAGTGCCCGCCCGTCTTGCTGTCGCAAAAGCGCTCGACGGTGGCCACGCCCTGAACGGGATCGGCGAGCGCCCCCGTTGCCACAAAGAGCATAAGGTAAAGCGTGCTTTTCTCGCGCACGGCATTGCCGTCAAAGTTGTCGATGCGATTGAGGGCATTTGCATATAGGCGGCTGTCCAGCTTGTAGCTGGCGAGAGCCGACATCATTTCGTTGGCGGCCGGACCGCGATAGTGCTCGGCGATTGCCCGATAGGCGGACTCGCCGCCGCCGAGCTTGCTGCAGATTGCCGAGGAAAGGTTGAGCGTGGTGACGGTAAAGTCGCTGTAGATGGAGGGCGCGCACTGGTCAGGCTTGCGATGGACGATGTAACGGGTGAGATACGAGCGGTTGGAAGAGCATTTCTCGAGCAGGGTACTGCCGAGATAAGAGTTTCCATTGATGAGCATTCGGGCGATCTCGAGATGTTTAAGACCGCCGAACGAGCGAATATCGTTATAGAGGACCGAGCAAGGCGTCTCTGCTGCCACGGATACCTCCTTTGATTGCTTCCTAGCCAATATGGCGATAGGAATTAATGGCCCCCGGTGGGCGACGTATTAAATGGCTGCGCAATATATGGCGTAACCAAAGCAACATTATAGGCCACATGTTCGAAATTGCAGGAAGACTGAGAGATTTGGTTTGGACTGGACGGAAATCCCCCTCTGTCTTGATCTATAACAATTAGGGCCGATTTTACTCGTTAACTGTTACAGATTGAGACGTTTGTGAGCCGTGTCGACCGTTTGTCTCGATCCGTAACACGTAGAGGAAGATTTGCCCTGTAGATGTTACAGACCGAGACAATCAGCCGGGTTCACCCCGTCCGTCTCGTCATCTGTGGTTTACGTGGGGGCATACGGAGTACGGGTATACTAACCGGCGGCGAATCTGCTCCATCGCTTAGAGCTGCTGCGTCTGGACGGCGCGTGATAGGGCTGCCAAAGCGATCGCCAGCGTGCTGAGCAACGTCCTCTCTGTGCGCACCCGTTTTTGTATGTATTAGCGCACTACCAAGCACGCCCGCGCGGCCGCATGCCGTGCCCATTGCGCGTGCAGATAAGGAACAACAACATATGCGTAATTCTGTATCCGACGTCACCGACGCCGAGATTCTGGACGAGGCCCGCGAGGCCATGACCCAGGCTGCCTTCGATGCCGCCGATGAGGCCAATGCTGCCCAGGCCGTCGAGTCCGCTACCGAGAGCCTGCCCGCCTTTGACGAGCTGGGGCTTTCCGACGAGATGCTTCGTGCTATCGAGAACCTGGGCTACACGGCGCCGACGCCCGTGCAGGCCGGCTCCATCCCCGTGGTGCTCGAGGGCCGCGACCTGCTTGCCGCCGCTCAGACCGGCACCGGCAAGACGGCCGCCTTTTTGCTGCCGACCATGAACAATCTGGAGCACATCGCTCCTCCCAAACCCGTGCGCGAGCGCGGCGGCCGCAACCGTCGTCGCGGTGCTAAAAAGCCCGAGGGCAACGGTCGCGGCCCCGTGATGCTCGTCATCACCCCTACGCGCGAGCTTGCCCAGCAAATCGACGAGGTCGCAAGCAAAATCGCCGACGTCACCGGCCATGTTGCCGTGACCGTCGTGGGCGGCGTGAGCTACAAGCCGCAGACCGCGGCACTTAAGTACGGCTGCGACATCCTGGTCGCAACGCCGGGCCGTCTGGTCGATCTGATCGAGCAGGGCGCCTGCCACCTGGACGAGGTTAAGGTCCTGGTGCTCGACGAGGCCGACCGTATGCTCGACATGGGCTTTTTGCCCGCCGTCCGGCGCATTGTGCGCGAGACGCCGGCCGAGCGTCAGACGCTGCTGTTCTCGGCGACCCTCGACGAGGAGGCCGTGGGCGAGATCACCGACCTGGTGAGCGACCCGGCTCGCGTGGAGATCACACCTGCCACGTCGACCGCCGACACCGTCGACCAGTTTGTGTTCCCGGTGTCCATCGAGGCCAAAAACAACCTGCTGCCCGAGTTCCTCAAAAAGGAGGGCCCGGAGCGCACTATCGTCTTTATGCGCACCAAGCACCGCGCCGACAGCTGCTGCCGTCGTCTGGAGCGCAAGGGCATCAAGGCCGCCGCAATCCACGGCAACCGCAGCCAGGCCCAGCGCGAGCGCGCGCTTTCGGCTTTCCGCGACGGCACCGTCGACGTGCTGGTGGCAACCGACGTCCTCGCCCGCGGCATTGACATTAGCGATGTGCGCTATGTCGTGAACTTTGACGTGCCGGCCGAGCCGACCGACTACATCCACCGCATCGGCCGCACGGGCCGCGCCGGCGAGCTGGGCTGGGCCATTACGTTTGTGACCGAGCAGGACGTCGATGAGTTCTACGAGATCGAGAAGCTCATGGACAAGACGGCCGACATTTATGACGCCGGCGACCTGCATGTGGGCCCCAATCCGCCCGCGGTTGACCCCGAGCGCGATCCTTCGGCCTTTAAGGTGAAGAAGAAGACCAAGCGCGGCAAGTCCAAGAGCAAGAAGAAGCTCGAGCAGGCACGTCGCGACGGCAAACGCAACGGCGATGACTACGGCGATGTGGCTGGTCGTTCCAACCGCGGTCGCGGCGAGCGTCGCGGCGACGGCGAGCGTCCGAGTCGTCCCAAGCGCGGCGGCAAGACCCGCGTGCGCGAGGGCGTTCAGGCTCGCGTGGACGAGGCCGTGGAGAGCGTGGCTCGCGAGGTGGCTGCCGAGGAGCGCGGCGGTGCTGGTGCCATCGAGCAGGCCCCGCGCGGCAACCGTGCCGAGCGCCGCGCCAAGCAGTTCCAGGGCGAGGCGCATCGTCGTCGCCGCGAGGACGAGGACCGTGGCGGTCGTCGTCGTGTTGAGCGCGAGGACGAGGGCCGTGGCTCGCGTGGCGGCAAGCGCGGCTCGGGTGACCGTCGTCGCTCCGGTCGCGATGGCGAGCGCGGCGAGCGCGATGAGCGCCGTGGCGGCGAAGGCCGTGGTTCGCGTGACGAGCGCGGTACCCGCGGCAACGGTGGCCGCAGTGGCGCCGGTCGTTCGAATGAGTCGCGCGATCGTCGCGACCCGCGTGCCAGCCGCGATCGTCGCGATGACTGGCGCAACTACGACGACACCCGCGAGGAGCGCCGTGGCGGCTACCGCGGCGGGCGTGGCGGCAACCAGGCCGGCTCCCGTGGCGGCCGTGCCGGCGGTCGCGATAACCGTGGCAGCTATGGTAACAATCGTGGCGGCAAGCGCGGCGGTAGCTCCCGTCGCCCCGGTGACGGCGGCGGCAAGCGCAAGTAACATACGCGTCGCACGCTAGAGCGAGGCGAACTAAGGGCCCCGAGCAACTACGCTCGGGGCCCTTTTTGGTGCAAAGGGGTCAGGTTACTTTGCACCAATGTCCTTAAGTTGCGGTGGAATACGGACTGTTTTGGCCTTTTGAGCGGCTTTTCAGTCCCTATTTCACCGCAACTCAAGATTGGTGCAAGG